>Ga0156485_117_pt1 | contig 5074 bp, 6 predicted proteins | sample RifOxyB1_FD_110632 | JGI IMG/M metagenome (GOLD analysis project Ga0156485, IMG submission 110632) | Candidatus Woesebacteria bacterium RIFOXYB1_FULL_31_120 | reverse complement strand
TGAAATTCAAATCAAAAGATACTGGAGGTTTACCCATCAGATTTATTGGACAAGACAGACCAAAAGCTCCATTCACTGGAGTTGATATGGGTATGGGAGAAAAAGACAAAAACCCTTTAGAAACAAAGGTCTCCAATATAAAAAAGTAATTGGTGTTTCTAGACAACGTGGTGAAAGCAATAGTCAACTAGTTGCCCGTTTTCTTGGGAAATACCCATCGTGGCGTGTTAAAACAGAATACCTTCTGAACAATACAACAATGTCTGTTTCTGATAGAAAGAGACTTGAATTTTTGCTGAAAAAAAATGGATGACTCGATGTCGATACCCCTCTACCTTAAGGAAATTGGGAAATATTCCATTTTGTCAGCCGGAGAAGAACAGACGGCCACCTCAGACAAACTTGTGCTTCATAATCTCAAGCTTGTTGTTGCAGTCGCAAAACAATTTAGAGGCAGGGGTCTACCTTTTGCAGATTTAATTCAACTTGGCAATCTGGGTTTAATTAAGGCATCAAAACAATTTGTACCAGAGAGAAAAAACAGGTTCACAACTTTTGCCGTTTGGCTAATTCGAAGTTCAATATCAAGAGGCATAAAACAACAATCCAGGTCGATTGCCTTGCCAGCAAACATCTGGGATAAAATTTACAAACTTAAAAAGTTAAGAAATGAGTTATCTGAAAAACAGCTTCTTAAATTTTTTTCCAAAAAGGAACAAAATTACCTGGACAAAGTTAGTTCAAACATAGCCAGTCTTCAAAAACTAGTGGGTGAAAATGAGGAAACTGAACTTCAAGAACTTTTAGCGGATGCTAGTGAAGGACCGGAAGAGTTAACTGTAAACAATTTAAAGAAAGAAGAAGTTTCAAAATTGTTAGAAAAACTAAACCCAAATGAAAGAGAAATTATAAGTTTACGTTTCGGTTTGGCGGATGGTGAAATTTGGAGTTTCCCGCAAATTGGCAAGAAGTTGGGCAAATCGAAGCAAGCAATACATCAACGAATCCCATTCATTTTGGAAAAACTGAAGAGGTTGACACAAAGTGGTATAGTTTAGCTGGAGTGAAAAAATTAATATTTGCTCTTGCCCCTGTTTTACTTCTTGTTCTTGTTCCAAAAATTACCCTTGCCCACTCTGGGAGAACAAACAGTGAGGGCTGTCATAATTGCAATGTTGGTTCTTGTGCTGGGACTTATCACTGCCACAATGGGGGTTCCTACACAGCACCACAGCCTCAATATGTTCCACCTATTGCAACAGTCAAACCAGCTACTCCAAAACCAGCAACCCCAAGGCCAACAACTACTCCCACAGAAACCCCTTCCCCTGAAGTTTTAAGTGTGTCGACAGAAGCACCTCAGCCAACAGCAACACCTACAAGTGCACCAGTTAAAGTAGAAAGCTCTCAAAAGGATAACGTTTCCCCAGTTGTAGGTTTGGGAAGTGTGGGGTTGATTGCTTATTTAGTCTGGAGAGCTAGAAAGAATGCAAGAGTAGACAAAGGTATAGAGCCAGAAGTAAAGGCCTAAGGATATTTACAAGCAAAAACTGCCCGACTGCCCTAGACAATTCTTACCTTCATTGTCAAAAACTCTCCGTCCATATATTGTTCAACCAAACTACCGTATTTAGCAACATCATTTATACAACTATTAACTTTCTCATCTTTTGTTTTATATTTTTTAGATTCTGAGCCATATTCGTTAATAATTCTTTGTATGTCCGATGGGTCGTCATATAAATAACCAAGGGTAGTTTTAATATCTTTGTGTCCCATTGCAATTCTTATATCGTCAATATCTGCCCCATTCTTTTTTAAGTCCCTAGCGAAAATTCTTCGCAAATCATGAACACAAAGCGAATTTCCCCAGAGCTTCCCAACTTTGACCATTGTTTCTCTTAACCTTTCGCTATTTACTACAAACAGTCTCTGCAAGTCTGATTCTTTAAAATGTGTTTTATCTGATAATGTTTTTAGTTCATCTTCTGTTCTCAACCCCTTGACACGTCTTTCTAAATCATCAATAAGCCATGGCACCTCTGGGATTCCGCACATTCTTGGTCCGGTTTTGCCACGCTCAATTAATATTTGTCTTCCACTTATAGAAATATCCTTGCGCAGAATTTGAGTTGTTTCAAAGTTTCTCCCACCACATGCAACCAAAATAAAAGATAAACAAGCACGACGTTCACCTTTTGCAAATCGTGTCAATCTGTTATCACCCTTTTCAACTTCAGTTGCATTTCTGATAAGCTCCAACATTTCTGATTGACTGGGAAGTGGTTTTGATTTTTTGTGGACTACCGTCTTAACTATCCACTTACCCCAGTTTTTGGAGATAATTTCCTCTCTGTCCAACCATGCTATGAAAGATAAAACACCTTCCTCACATTTGTTCCTTGTTGATTCTGCAAGTTTACCTTTCAATGAGTTGAAAAATGCCTCAACAGTATTTCTGTTAAATTCCTGATTTCCAATGAAGTCCAAAAGTAAGCCAAAATAATAGCGATTTCTACGAAGTGAATTCGTATTCCACGCCCTGCTTTTGAAGGCAATAAATCTATCTAATTGTATTTGTAACTTCTCTCTATCCATAATTTTTGGATAGAGAAACCGCTATTTGCGAAGTACGACCCTTATCTCTAAGGCGTTTTTATCCTCTCGTCACCGAGTAGGACATTAAATTTCTCCTCTTTCTAGTCGGGGTGCCCAGATTCGAACTGGGGGCCTCCGCGTCCCAAACGCGGCGCTCTACCAACTGAGCCACACTCCGTAACATTTTTTGCTAAGATAGGCTTATCTTAGCATATCTAAATTACAAACAGAAGTTTTATTATTCTCACCTATTAACTAATGTAACGACTATGAGATTAAATATCCATTTGAAGTAATTGGAATTATTCTATTGCCATAAAGAGTGTCAATAATACTTGATATTTTAGAAAATTCTTGTCTAACATTAGCATTGTCAAAACAGTCTAATAAAAGCAGCCATCCACAATCCTTAGTAGTCACATTAAACGGTACAATATGACCTGATCTTAAATCCGAGACTTCTTGTTTACAATAGTTGAAATTTTCTCTCATATAATTGTGCATAACAGATGAAGAACCTCTTATATGTGATTGATTTTCTACAAAATAGTCAATAACTAATTTGTTATTGTATTTGAATAAAAATGCAGAACTTGCCTTTCCAATTTCAGGCACTTTTTTTCTTCCAGCCCAATTAAAATGAATTTTAGCTGTAATGCTTCTTCTTCTCTTTGAATTAGCCTCTATTAGAAAGTCTAAATCTTGTCTATCGATATCTATTTGTTTCTCCTTAGAATTAATGGTTCCTCTATAAATAATCCCTTCTTTGATTTCACGAAATGAGATTGCACCTACAATTGGGTGAGTTGACATATCGTAATCATAAATTTCACAAAATCTGTCTATATTTTTATTTTCCATTAAATAAATATACCCTATAACATAAATTATTGCAAGGTTTTGAAGATATAATTATGATTTCATCATCATTAGAAATATTTATATATGTGTCGAAAAGTTTACTAGGATTGAACCATTTAGCCTCAATTCTAAAAACCTACAACAGGCTTATTTTAGCATATCCAAATTATAAACAACAATTTATTTTTATTTGACAACGACAGCTTAATATGTATAATCCTAGACACTTGTCTAGTCACAATGAACGAAATAGAAGAGAATAAACTTTATAGTCAACTTTTGATTGACGAATCAAAAAGAGACCGGACTTATTTTAACTATACAATAGATGCTTTATTGGAAGGTGCAATTATTCCATATGCTATTTGGCCAGAATCCAATCAAAATGTTGCTGGAGTTATTAGTGGAGAGATAGATTATGATTCACTTCCTGTGGACGAATCCAATGAGTTTCATAAAGGTGGTTTGTTTACTGAACAACAAGATATAATACTTGAAAATAACGGAAAAGAACCATTATGTGAAGCACAAGATTTAAAACCCTGTCTAAAAGAAGAGTGTGAACTCTATAACGCCAATTTAGGACCACCAGTTTGTAGGGAATTCAAGATAGCTTTTAAGAAAAAGAATTAAGAGCCCTCTGTTCCTTAAATTTAGAATTAAATTAACATTGTCTATTCTGACAAATCTTAAGGGGACTCGAACTTATTTAGTTTCAATATATGGAGAAAAAATTTAAACCTCAATCATTTTGAGCCTGTGTGTCGGAGAGAGGACTCGAACCTCCACGATGTATTAGCATCGCGGGCTCTTAAGGCCCGTGTGTCTACCATTCCACCACTCCGACATATTTGTTACTAGGCTATTATATCAAAATATCTGAAATTTATCTTTGAGTAGATTTTAAAAACTCGACAAAAATAGGATGTGGTGTTAGGGGACGACTAATATATTCTGGATGAAACTGTGTCCCAACAAAGAATCTATGATTAGTAATTTCTACAGCTTCAACTAGTTTTCCATCAGGAGAGGTTCCTGAAATAGTTAAACCTTTTTTTTCAAATTTATCTTTATAAATATTATTAAATTCATATCTATGTCTATGTCTTTCATTTACTAAATCCTTTTTATAAATATTGGAAAGTTTAGTTCCTTTTTTAATTTTACATGGCCAAGAGCCAAGTCTAATAGTTCCCCCATATTGTTTATTTTTAATAAGTTCTTTTTGATAATCCATTGTATGAATAACAGGATACTTTGTATTAGGATCAGCTTCAGTTGTATTTGCATTTTTAAAATTTAATACATTCCTTGCAAACTCGATTACAGCCATTTGCATACCAAAACAAAGACCTAAATAGGGTATGTTATTTTCTCTGGCAAATTTAACTGCATTAATTTTACCTTCAACTCCTCTTTTTCCCCACCCCTGAGGAACTATAATTCCATCAAGATTAGAATAATCTACATCTTTTTCTTCTGAATCAATCCAAATAAGTTTTGGTTTAATTCCTAACTTCCAACCTGCATGTTTTAAACTTTCAACAACACAAACATAACTATCAGTTAAGACATAGTCTCCAGTTTTTTGATATTTTCCCACAATCCCTATTTT
>Ga0156485_117_pt2 | contig 35953 bp, 36 predicted proteins | sample RifOxyB1_FD_110632 | JGI IMG/M metagenome (GOLD analysis project Ga0156485, IMG submission 110632) | Candidatus Woesebacteria bacterium RIFOXYB1_FULL_31_120 | reverse complement strand
TTCTTTTTATCCTACTAATGCAAATGTCTGTTTAAAATTATTACACGAACTTTCTACTAACGAACCGATAGAATTAACTTTTTTTTGGCTTACAAGACATCTTCGTGATCTTTATTGGGCTAAAGTGGGTAGTCCTAATTACCCTGATTGGAGACTTAATAAACTAAAATCACAGTCAAATAAATTCTCTGATAAACTACTAAAAGAAATTATTAATGATTTAAGTAATATTGATGTTAAAGTTAAAACATCTAAGGCTAATTTAAAAGATTCACTTGACTTACTTATAGTGAAAAAGTTAGGATAGTTTCATATCAAAAAATGGATTCAAATAAGTTTATTGAAGAAGTAAAAATAGGATTCAAATCACTTAATGTGGGCCAACAGTATAAAGATGAAGCTATAAGAAACATTGCAACATGGCTAGAGGATAAAATGTTTGCCGGCTATAAAGCTCAACTAGTACACATAATTAAATCTTTTGATTGGGACTACTTACTTGATTGTTTTTACCAGGTAATTGCATTTGGTACTGGTGGTAGGCGAGGAGAAGTAGGAATTGGTCCAAATCGAATTAATAAATGGACAATACAGGCTTCAGCCCAGGGTCATTCACAATATTTGATTAATCACTATGGAGAGGAAGCCAAAAAAAGAGGTGTTGTATTAACTTTTGGAGTAAGAGAATTTTTTACAAATAAACATTTTGACGACAATCTAGAAAATCCTGTTAAAAGTTTAACAGGAAAAGATTTAGCTTATGCAGCTGCCGAAGTCTACACAGCAAATGGAATAAAAGTATTAATTTTTGATACACCAAGAACTACCCCTGAATTATCATTTACTATTAGATTTACAAAGGCTGTCGCAGGGGATATGTTTGATGCAAGTCATAATCCACCAGAACATAATGGAAAAAAAGTTTATGATGAATATGGTGGACAACTCATTCCCCCAGAAGATGAAAATTTGGTTACTGAGGTTACCCAAAATGTAAAAGAAATAAAGACGATTAGTATTAAGGAAGCTAAGAACAAGAACTTATTTTTATTATTGGGTGAAAAAGAAGATATTGCTTATTTTACAGAAATTAATAGTCTTTCTTTATCTAAGTCTAGATCCGCAATATTAGTTTATACTCCATTGCACGGAGTAGGTTCTACTTCGTGTTTTAAATTACTTGAAAAAGCAGGTTTTAATATAACAAGTGATCCTAAAACTAGTAATCAGAGTGGTAAATTTGAAAATATTACCTTTAATATTCCAAATCCAGAAGTAAGAGAATCTTTCGATACTACATTAAAATTTGCAATGGATACAAACGCAGATTTAATTTTAAATAGTGATCCGGATGCCGATAGAATTGGAGTTATGGTAAAACATAAAAATAAGTGGGTTTATCTTAATGGCAATGAGATAGGTTCAATTTTAACAAGGTACTCAATAGAAAAGTGGAAAGAGCAAGGTAAAAAGGGTGGAATCGTAGTAAAAACCACAGTAACAACAAATCTAGCAACAGAAATTTGTAAAGCAAATAATATTAAATTAATTGGAGAACTACCAGTTGGTTTTAAGTATATAGGTGAAGAAATGAATAAAATTGAAAAAGAAGGAAGGATTGATGAATTTATTTTTGGGTTAGAAGAAAGTCATGGTTATATTGCAGGGAACTATTTGAGAGATAAGGATGCCGCAATTGGTGCTTTGTGGTTAGCTGAACTTGCTTCTGAACTTAAAGATAATAACCAAACATTAGTTGATTATCTTGACGATACTTATTCAAAATATGGATATTTTAAAAATTATCTAACAGAAATTCGTTTACCGGGTGCTGAAGGCATGTCTCAGATAAGAAGTATTCAAGATACATTAAGATCTCAAAAATTGACCAAACTTAGTAAATATGTTGTTAATAATGTAGAAGATTTTTGGGACAGATTGCCGTTTCTTTCCGAAACAGATAAAATTACCAAGGATGTTTTGATTTTCCACTTTGAACTTTTTGAAAATTATACTTCTATAAAAATTACTTTAAGACCTTCAGGTACTGAACCAAAGGCAAAAATGTATTTTGAAATTGGTTCTAAACCAGTGAATATATCTGATTTACCACAGACAAAGGAAAAAACTGATGCCTTAATTAAAGAATTTGAAAAATTATTCATGCTTCATTGTTTTAAGGTATTGGGGGTAGACTTTCCTGAGAGAGGATTTTTACTATTTTGGCAGTTACCATTAAAAGATAAGTTACATTATTTTGAAATTGAAAATGATATTGAAAAATTAATTAGCGAGAAAGATATTAAAATTAAAAATGAAAAACTTAACAAATTATTAGAATTTTTAGGAAATGATCCAGTTGAAAAGGTGAATAAAGCCTTTACAGCTAAATACAATGCAGGTATCAGAGAATATCTTTCAATATGACAGATCCGGGCGAATTATTCAATATAGCTGATAAAGTGGTTGATGAAGTTAGTTCGTTCCTTCAAGAAAATTTTGGAAAAACAAAAAAAATGACCCATAAGACAGATTCTCATTATGGAATTGATGATGATATTAAGTGCAATGAAATCTACGAATCTTATTTAAAAAATAAAACTCCCCAAATTGCTTTGTTTACCGAAGAAGGCGAACAAAATTTAAATTCTGAATATGTATGGATAGTAGACCCTATCGAGGGAACTTCAAATTATAGAGCTGGCAACCCCTTTTTTGCTACAGTAATAGCATTACTACATAATAATGAGCCTGTTTTATCTATAGTTAATGCTCCGATTTTAAAACAAAAATTCTATGCTATAAATGGGAAGGGTGCATATCTTAATGGTAATAAAATATTACCTACAAAATTAGATGAATTAGATAAAGCATTGGTTGATTTTGGAAGAGGTATGAAAAACATTGATAAAGAATGGTATGTTGCAACGCTTTCTAAATTAAATAATCACATCAGAACAAATAGGACTTTTGGGGCCTGCGGACTTGATATTTGTTATTGTGCTGCTGGCATAACTGACATTTATATAAATTCAGGAAGTCAAATTTATGATTATATAGCTGGGGCATTCATTGCCAGAGAGTCTGGTGCAGAAGTATTAAACTTTAAGGGAAATCACTGGTCAATAAATGATAAGGATATTCTTGTTTCAAACAAGTCACTGTCCAATGCTATAATTAAATTATTATAAAAATATGAATTTAAACGAAGACTTTCAAAAACTAGATCCTTCTGGAGTTGAAAAAGCTTTAACTCTTTTTCCTGAACAAATTAAAACTACTTTCAAACAAGCAATGGAATCTAATATCCCATCTTTAAATTTTGATTCCGTAATTGTTTCTGGTATGGGAGGCTCATCAAACGCAGGTAAAATTATTCAGGGACTTTTGGAATGTGTTTATGATAAACCATTTGTTGTTTATAATGACTATGACCTACCTTCTTGGGTTAACAAAAATACTTTAGTAGTTATTAATAGTTATTCAGGTAATACAGAAGAAAGTTTGTCAGCTATTATTTCTGCAAAAAAAATAGGAAGTCAAATAGTTGCAATTGCAACTGGTGGAAAAATTAGAGAAATGATTACAAACAATGAAATTTTAGGTGTAATTATAAATCCTGAAGAAACAAATCCAACAGGATTTCCAAAAAGTGGTTTAGGTGTGTCTTTAGGGGGACTGATTGGTGCTTTAATAAAAGTTGGAGTTTTAAAACTAACTAGTGAAGAATTAAATTCCGCTCTTGATGAATTAATTGAAACAAGAAAAAATTGGAATGCAAAAGAAATAGCCCAATGGCTTCATGGTTCTATTCCCGTACTATTTAGTGGTAGACCATTTCTAGGTAGTTTAAACGCAGGACGAAATGCAATGTGTGAAATTAGTAGAAATTTTACAGAATTTTATGATTTTCCAGAGGTTAACCATGTTTTAGTTGAGGCAACTCAAAAACCTATTTCAGCTTTGAGCAAGAAATATTTATTTTTTGAAAGTAAATTTATCCATGAACGAGTTAAATTACGTTTCAAGATTACTAAAGAATTATTTAAAGAACAAGGTTTAACAACGAAAACTTACGAACTTAAAACTTCAAGTGTATTATCACAATCTCTTGAACTCGCACATTTTTGTGCATGGTTAGGTTTTTATATATCTATTTTAGATGATTCTGACCCAGGCCCAGAACCTTGGATAATCAAACTTAAAGAATCACTTTCGCAACCCGTTCATTAATGATATATTTATACTATGCCCACACTGCCTTTAGTTGTTGATTTTAAAGATACTGATAAAGAATCAATTCCCTTGGTTGGAGGAAAAGGAGCCAATATTGGTGAAATGGTTAAAAATGGTTTTCCAGTTCCAGCAGGTTTTGCTGTAACAGTTCCTGCATACGATCTTTTCTTAAAAGAAAACGATATATCTAAAAAGATATATGAAATATTAGAAGTTATTGATGAAGAAAATCCTGTTCAACTTGAAAATGCATCTAAAAAGATTCAAAAATTAATAAATTCTTCAACCTTTCCCGCTGATGTATTTAAGGATTTAATTAAATCATACAAAAAACTTTCTGGTAAATTTAAACAAGCTTTAGTTGCAGTTAGATCATCAGCAACAGCAGAAGATCTTCCTGGAATGAGTTTTGCAGGCCAACAAGCAAGCTTTTTAAATATAAAGGGGGAGTCCAATCTCCAAATCGCAGTCAAGGAATGTTGGGCATCACTTTTTACTTCAAGAGCTATCTATTATCGTATTACAAATAAAATCAAACACGAAAAAGTAGGAATTTCTGTTTTAGTTCAAAAAATGATTCAATCAGATGTTTCAGGTGTAATGTTTTCAATTGATCCTGTTAGTAATTTTAAAGATAGGATAGTAATTGAAGCTGTCTGGGGTTTAGGAGAAATGATTGTTCAAGGATCTGTTATTCCTGATCGTTACGTTGTGCAAAAGGAAACTTTTGCAATTTTAAGTAAAGAAGTAAATGATCAAAAGATTCAATTAATTAAAAAGGGGCAAATTACTGAAGAATTAAAAGTTGACAAAAAACTGCAGGATAAAATTAAATTATCTGATAAGGAAATAATTAGTCTTGCTAAACTTTCCCAAAAACTTCAAGATCATTATTATTTTCCACAGGATACGGAATGGGCAAGGGAAAAGAACAAACTTTATATCGTTCAGACAAGGCCTGTCACAACTATAAAACCACAGCAAATTAGTAATATTAAAGAAAAAATTATTAGTACAGAAAACTCTGCGCCTATCTTAAATGGAATTCCGGCCTCTCCTGGAATTGGTACAGGAATTGTAAAAGTATTATCATCTCCAAAGGAGATTGGAAAGGTTGAAAAAGGAGATGTGTTAGTTGCTCCGATGACGTCCCCTGATTATGTCCCCGCAATGAAGAAAGCTACAGCAATAATTACTAATGAAGGTGGAATGACCAGTCATGCTGCAATAGTTTCTAGAGAAATGGGCATACCTTGCGTAGTTGGGACTAAAAACGCTACTAAAATCCTTGTAGATAACGACATAGTTACGGTTAATGGAACTGACGGTAATATTTATTCAGGCCTAAATAATTTTATTAAAGATAAAGTAGTAGATAAAAAACAGGAAAAATCCTCTAAAAATATTAAAACAGCTACTAAACTATATGTTAACCTTGCTGAGCCTGATAGAGCTTTGGAGGTATCAAAAATGGATATAGATGGTGTAGGACTCTTAAGAGCTGAATTTATGATCGCTGATATTGGAATTCATCCTAAAGAAGCTATAAAAAGAAAAACTCAGCATTTGTTTATAGATAAAATGGTTAAAAAGATTTCAACATTTACTGAAAGTTTTTATCCAAGACCAGTAATTTATAGAGCTACTGATTTTAAAACCAATGAATATAGAAGTTTAGAAGGGGGTAAAAATTGGGAACCTGTGGAACCTAATCCACTTTTAGGTTTTAGAGGGGCATATAGATACATTTCAGATCCAGAAGTATTTAATCTTGAACTTCAAGCTATAACTGAAGTAAGAAAAAAGTATTCCAATTTACATCTAATGATTCCATTTGTTAGGTCCCCTGATGAGTTAAGACGTGTTAGAAGATTAGTTTTGGCAGCTGGTCTTTTTGAAGATCCTAATTTTAAATTTTTAATGATGGTAGAACTTCCTGTAAATATAATTTGTTTAGAAGATTTTATTAAAGTAGGAATTGATGGAATCTCAATTGGCTCAAATGATCTAACTATGTTACTTCAAGGCACCGACAGGGACAATTCAACCGTTGCAACTGCCTTTAATGAGATGAGCCCCGAAGTTTTGTGGGCTTTAAAAAAGGCAATAAAGACTTGTAATAAATACAATATTACTTCTTCTATTTGTGGCCAAGCGGCATCGACATATGATGAAATGGTTGAGATACTAGTTAGAGCTGGAATAACTAGTATTTCTGTTAATCCTGATGCAATTAAAAGGGTTAGAAATATGATACACGAAGTGGAAAAAAGCATATAAATTAAAAATAATATGAGTACTATAAAAAGAATTTGGGCACGAGAAATACTAGATTCCAGAGGAATTCCAACTGTTGAAAGTTATTGTCAACTTGATGATGGAAGGTTTGCAACATCTTCTGTTCCTGCTGGGACCTCAACAGGAAGTCACGAAGCATTAGAACTTAGAGATAAAGATACAAAAAGGTATAGGGGTGAAGGAACTTTAAAGGCATGTGAGAATATAAATAATGTTTTAGGCCCTGCTCTAATTGGAATGGATCCTATTAAACAATCTAATATTGACCAAAAATTAATATCAATTGATGGAACTGAAAATAAATCAAAATACGGAGCAAATGCAATACTTGCAATCTCTGAAGTTGTTTGTAAAGTAGCTTCTTTATCTCAAGGAAAATCTCTTTATTCATGGATTAATGAACTTGCCGTTGAAAAAGGAATTGCAATTGGAGTTAAAATACCAACCCCACTTATTAACATGATTAACGGTGGTTCGCATGGAGCAGGAAATCTTGATTTTCAAGAGTTCTGGGTAATACCCGCAACTAACAAAAAATTTTCAGAAGGACTTCAGATGAGTGTAGAAATTTATCAAACTATTGGAGAGAATTTATCTCGTAGAGGAGCTATTCATTCTGTTGGTCATGAGGGAGGATATGCTCCTAATCTTTTTACTAATGCAGATGCTTTTGAAGTTTTTGTTGAATCAGTAAGACAAACTAATTACTCATTAGGTAGAGACGTATTTTTAGGATTGGATGTTGCCGCAAATAGTTTTTATAAAGATGGAGAATATACAATAAGAGATAGATCATCAACTTTATCCGACGATCAGTTATTAGATTATTACAAAGAATTGATAGGAACATATAAACTTGCTATCTTAGAAGATGCTTTTCAAGAAGATGCTTGGGGAAGTTGGAAAAAATTCTATGCAGCCCTTTCTGATACTTGTCTAATTGCTGGCGATGATTTATTAGTTACAAATCCAAAGAGATTACAAAAAGCAATAGATGAAAAAGCGTGTAATGCTGCTATTATTAAACCTAATCAAATCGGGACAGTTACTGAAACATTACAAGTAGTAAAAATTGCCAGAGAAGCTAACTTTAAAATAATTACTTCTCATAGATCAGGAGAAACAAATGATACATTTATTGCTGACTTTTCTGTCGGAATCGCCTCTGATTATGCAAAATTTGGAGCTCCAGCAAGAGGAGAAAGAGTAGCAAAATATAATAGACTTTCAGCTATTGAAATAGAACTTGAATACTTCAAGAAAAATAAATGAAACTAAATGCAAATCCAAAATTTGTAATTCTTACAATACTTGATGGTTGGGGAATTTCCGCTCCTTCTCCTGGTAATGCAATTTCTCTTGCTAACTGTGTAAATATCAATAGATATACTGCAGGATATCCTCACACTCAACTACAAGCTTCAGGTGACGCAGTGGGTCTTCCCCACGGTGAAGATGGTAATACTGAAACAGGACACCTTAATTTAGGGGCTGGTAGAATTGTTTATCAAGATTTGGCTAGAATTAATATGTCTATAGCTGATGGTGCTTTTTTTACAAATAAAGTTTTATTAGGTGCAATAGAACATGCTAAAAAATATAATACAAACCTTCATTTGATGGGGCTTATTGGTGCCGGAGGAGTACATTCAAACTTGGAACATTTAATTGCTTTAATTCAACTTTGTTCTAGAAATAAATTCAATAAAGTCTTCTTGCATCTATTTACTGACGGAAGAGATTCTCCTCCAACAGCTGCAAAAATATATATAGATAAAATTAGAGAAATTACTAAAAGAGAAAATGTTGGAACCATAGCTTCTATAATGGGTCGCTATTGGGCAATGGATAGGGATTTTAGATGGGAAAGAACTGCCAAAGCATATTTAGCATTAACTAATGATGAAGGTAATTTAGTAAAAACACCTGAAGAAGCAATCGATGCTTCTTATTTAAATGGAAAAACTGATGAATTTATTGAACCTTCCTTAATTTGTGATGAAAAAGGTGCTCCTTTAACTAAAATTACTAATAATGATGCTGTAATTTTTTTTAATTTCAGAATAGATAGGCCAAGACAACTCTCAAGATCTTTTGTTTTTAATGATTTTAGTAAAGCAGGAAAACATTGGTCTTTCGATCCATTTTTAGTTAAATACAAAAAATCTCATCTAGTAAGTTTACCAACTAAAGAGGAAATGCCTTTTTTAAGAGGTCCTAAATTAACCAATCTTTATTTTGCAACCATGACTCAATATGAAAAGGTATTAATGGATGAAGGTGCTCAAGTTGCATTTACTCCAGAAACAGTAGATATGCCATTGGGGCGTGTTATATCTGAAAATGGTTATAAACAATTAAGAGTATCCGAAAGCGAAAAAGAAAGATTTGTAACATTTTATTTTAATGGTCAGCAAGAAATTGCATTTGATTTAGAAGAAAGATTGATAATTCCTTCTCCAAAGGTTGCAACTTACGATTTAAAGCCTGAAATGAGTGCAATTACTTTAACAGATGAAGTCTTAAAAAAGCTTAAAAATTCGTCAGATTTTAAGTTTATTTTGATAAATTATGCAAATCCTGATATGGTTGGCCATACTGGCAACATTGGAGCTGCTGTTAAAGCATGTGAAATTACAGATGAGTGCGTGGCAAGACTTGCAAACTTTACTCTAGCCTACGATGGAGTATTAATTATAACTGCAGATCATGGAAACGTTGAAGAAATGATTGACAGCCAATCTGGACAAATAGAAACTGAGCATAGTTCCAATCCTGTTCCTCTAATAATGGTTACCAAAGAATTTATGGGGAGGGGTGATCTTCTACCTAGTGGGATACTAGCAGATGTTGCACCAACTGTTTTGTCATTATTAGGAATTTCTATACCTACTCAAATGACTGGAAGAAATTTACTTGAAGCTTTTTAAAAAAATTAATTAAAACAAATTTTTAAATTAAATTTAAATTCTTCCGTATCTTCTAATAAGTCCTACTACTCTACCTTGAATAGTTACATTTTTAACAAAGATAGGTTGCATTTTAACATTAGCGGGCTCAAGTCTAATCCTAGTTGCCTCCTTAAAGTATCTTTTTAAAGTAGCCATGCCATTATTAAGAAGGGCAACTACAATTTCGCCGTTATTAGCAGTCTCAACTTGTTCACAAATAACATAATCTCCATCTGAAATATGATCTTCAATCATTGATTCACCTCTAACTTGCAAAACATATACTCTTTTTTGTCTATTTGTAAAGTTTGGAGGAATTGACATATGTGCATTTGGATCTGTGAAAGGTTCTATTGGTTGACCTGCTGCAATGAAACCTAATATTGGAACAGTCATTCCTTCGTTATTGAAACTAACGGGAGCTGAAAGCTCCATCTTTCTTAATCTTCCTGAAGTTCTTTTTAAAAGACCTTTTTCAATTAAACTTGCAACATGTTCATGAACTGTGGCAAGTGACCTAACTCCTATTGCGTCTGCAATTTGTCTTAATGTTGGGGCAAAACCAGTACTTTCAATTTGTTGGGAAATAAAATCTAAAATTTGTCCTTGTCTCTTGTAAATTATTGGTGCCATAGTGGTAACTAATAATTTACATATATTACCCGAATACGTCAACTACATCTTTTTGATACAATATATACTATGAAATTTAAATTAAAATCAAACTACAAAACTATTCCTGAACAAGAAAAAGCAGTTAATGATTTAGTAAAAAATATTTCTAAAAATGTAAAATATCAAACACTTTTAGGTGTAACTGGAAGTGGTAAAACTTTTACTGTTGCAAATGTTATTGAAAAATTACAAAAACCAACACTAATTATTTCTCATAATAAAACACTCGCAGCTCAGCTTTACCAAGAAATGAGAGATTTGTTTCCAAAAAATGCCGTTAGTTATTTTGTTTCATACTATGATTATTACCAACCAGAAAGCTATATTCCATCAACTGATACATACATCGAAAAAGATTCTGCAATTAATGATTTAATTGATAAATTAAGATTAGCAGCAACTACAAATCTTTTAACAAGAAAGGATACAATCGTTGTAGCTTCAGTTTCTTGTATTTATAACATTGGTTCACCTATTGAATACTCTAAATTTGTTTTTGAAATGATTAAAGGAATGAAAATAGATAGAAACCAAACAATCGATAGATTAATTGATCTTCAGTACGAAAGAAGTGAATTTGGATTCCATAGGGGTACTTTTAGAGTCAGGGGAGATAAAATTGATATTTATCCTGCCTATACCGAAAATGCAGTAAGAATTGAAATAGAAAATGATTTAATTAAATCTATAAATACAATTAATCCTGTAAGCGGTGAATTAATAGAAAAAATTAGTTCCTCTTTTGCTCTTTATCCAGCAAAACATTTTATAACCGATCCTACAATTCACAAGGAAGCGTTCAATGATATTAAAAAGGATTTGGATAAACAAGTTAAATATTTAAAAGAAAAAGGAAAACTTTTAGAAGCTCAAAGAATTTTCCAAAGAGTTAATTATGACCTTGAAATGATTAAAGAAGTTGGGTATGTAAAAGGCATTGAAAACTATTCAAGATACTTTGACGGAAGATGTGAAGGTGACGCTCCATATTCATTACTAAATTATTTTAGTAAATCAGTGGATGATGATTGGCTAGTAATAGTTGATGAAAGTCACATTACTTTTCCACAAATAAGGGGAATGTTTGCAGGAGATTTTTCTAGAAAATCCACTTTAATTAACTATGGTTTTAGACTTCCCTCTGCACTTGATAATAGACCTTTAAAATTTGATGAATTTCTAAGAAGAATTCCTAATTTTATTGCACTTTCAGCAACTCCTGATGAATGGGAGTTAAGTTTATCCCAAGGTCATATTATTGAACAATTATTAAGACCTACTGGAATTCCTGATCCTGAGGTAGAAATAAAACCCACCACAAATCAAATTAAGGATGTTATAGAAGAAATTAAAAAAGAGATAAAAGATAAAAGAAGGGTATTGGTAACCACATTAACCAAAAAGACAGCTGAAGATTTATCTGCATATTTAAATGAACAAGGCTTAAAAGTCCAATATCTTCATTCTGATGTAGATACATTAGATAGAACAGATATTTTAGATAATTTAAGAAGAGGGAAATACGACGTGTTAGTAGGAATTAACCTTTTGAGAGAAGGTCTTGACCTTCCTGAGGTAGGACTTGTTGCTATTTTAGATGCTGACAAAGAAGGATTTTTAAGAAGTAAAACTTCTTTAATTCAAACAATGGGAAGAGCTGCAAGACATGTAAAGGGAAGAGTTATTATGTATGCGGATCGTGTCACAGGATCTATAGAAAAAGCCTTAAGTGAGGTCAGGAGACGCAGGCAGTATCAACTTAAAATGAATAAAAAATATCATATCACTCCTAAATCAATAGAAAAACCTTTTAGAGAAAAATTAATAGAAAAGGAGGGTGAAAGTGAGACAGAAAAAGCACTAGGATATGGAGCCAACACTTACGCAAAATTACCAGAGATTGATATTAATGGACTAACTCCAATGGATAAAAAAAGATTAATTACAAATCTTAAAAAGGAAATGTTATTGGTAGCTAAAGAACTTAATTTTGAATTAGCAGCTGAAATCAGAGATAAAATAAAATTACTTAATTGAGGATCTAAATTTCCTAATTATTGGTCCAATAATTGAAGCTTGAGTTGTTAAATTTAAATTTGTCAATTCTTCAATTTTCTGAGAGATTGGACAATTTGAGTTACATTTTCCTGGATATGTCTCCTTACAGTAAGCTTCTATTCTTCTTGCGTTAATTAAGGCAGTTTGTATAGTTGAAAAACTATTAATAACTAAAATTCTATTAGGTTTTGAGTCTACGTCACTGACAGAGCATTGATAAGCACCAATTAACTCATTTGGTATAGGTAATCCTAATTCTATGTTGTTCATGACTGGGATATTACACTTTCAATACTAGAATTGCAAATATTATTGAAATAATTATCCTATAAATTCCAAAATTAACAAAATTATGGTTTTGAACAAATTTGATTAAAAATTTAATTGTTAAATATGCAGTTATAAAACTTCCCATAAAACCAATGCCTAGTACTAAATAATTTGTATTGGTCCAAATTGATAAATCAGTTTTTAATAAATCCAATGTTGATGCAGCAAACATCGTAGGAATTGCTAAGAAAAATGAAAATTCAGTAGCATCTTTTCTTTTCATTCCTAGAAGCATTCCTCCGAAGATAGTCGTAAAAGCTCTGGATACACCAGGAATCATTGAAAAAACTTGGAAAAAACCTATTACTAAATAATCTCTATTAGTTAATACTTTATCTTTAGGTTTATAAAATTTTTGATTTTTTTGTTCATAGAATCTTTCAAAAAGAATCATTATTACACCTCCTGTTAATAAACTTAAGATAACAACTATAGAATTTCCAATTAAATAACCCTTAATTAATTTATAGAAAACTAGACCAAAAACTATTGATGGAATGAATGCAATTATTATTTTTTTCCAAAGATCAAAATTAAAGTTAATTATTAATTTTTTAAAATAAATTACGACAACCGCCAAAATTGCGCCCAATTGAATAATAATTTCAAAAGACTTAATGAATTCAGTTTGCGTAATTTTTAATAAATTTGAGAATAAAATTAAATGCCCTGTTGAAGAAATTGGTAAAAATTCAGTTATACCTTCGACAATAGAAAGGATAAGTGTCTGAATTAAATTCATGATGTATAATTGTAACATCCTTTGCGTTAGCAGAGGAAGTTTTAGTTGATTAAATAAAACTTAGAAATAAAAATGGATAATTTAATTAAAGTTCGCGGTGCAAGACAACATAATTTAAAAAATGTAGATCTTGATATTCATAAAGACAAATTAACTGTTTTGACAGGAGTTTCAGGATCAGGAAAAAGTTCTTTTGCATTTGATACTTTATATGCAGAAGGTCAGAGACGCTATGTAGAAAGTTTATCAACTTATGCTAGACAATTTTTAGGTATTATGGATAAACCCGATGTTGATTCAATTACTGGTCTTTCTCCAGCAATATCAATTGACCAAAAAACAACATCTAGAAATCCACGTTCCACAGTTGGAACTGTAACTGAAGTATATGATTATTTAAGATTACTATTTGCAAGAGTTGGTCACCCACATTGTCCTTTATGTGGCTCTGAAATATCTCAGCAAACTTTGGAAGAAATTGTTGATAAATCAATACAAATAATTAGTAATGTGACAAAGAAAGATAAAAAGGGTTGGTTTTATGTTTTAGCACCAGTTGTTAAAGACAGAAAAGGAGAATTTTCAGCGCTTTTTGATAATTTAAAAGCGAAAGGATATACAAAGGTAAGAGTTGATGGATTTATAAAAGATTTAAGTGATGATTTTGTACTTATCAAGACTAATAAACATTCAATCGATGTAGTTGTTGATAAAATTACGGGAACTTCTTTTGAATTAAGATCAAGACTTTTCGACTCATTTTCACAATCTTTAAACTTAGCAGATGGATATTTAATATTATCTCAAATTAAAGATTCTGGATTTTCAATTCCTGATTATCCAAAAAAGTTTGAAGACAATCTTTTTTCTGAGAAGTTTTCTTGTCCTAAAGACAATATTTCATTACCTGAAATTGAACCTAGAAATTTTTCTTTTAATTCTCCTCATGGAGCATGTCCTACTTGTACAGGGTTAGGAAAACTACTAAAAGTTGAACCTAGTTTAGTTTTTTCTCCGGAACTATCAATTATGGAGGGAGGAATTTTGCCATTTTCGACAATGTTTGAGCATGAAACATGGTATGCAAAGACCGTTGTTTCTATGTGTTTTAAATTTGATATAAATACTCACATCCCTATTGCAAAATTAACAAAAGATCAAATTCAAATTCTTCTTTACGGCACAGGAAATATTGACTACCAGGTCGAAGGAAATAATAGATGGGGAAGGCCTACCAAAATTTGGCAAAAGTATGAAGGAATTGTAGGAAACATTGAGAGAAGGTACAAAGAAACTGACTCTGAATATATAAAAGGAGAGTTTGAAAAATATATGAGAGAAAGATTATGTGAATCCTGTTTAGGAGCAAGGCTTAAAAAAGAAAGTCTTGGAATAACAATTAATGAAGAATCAATATCAAATGTTACTAAAAAATCAATTGTTCAAATGGTTAATTGGACAAAGAATTTAAATTTAATTTTAAATTCAAGAGAGAAAGAGATTGCAAAACTTATTTTAAAAGAAATAGAAATTAGATTAACATTTTTAATTTCAGTAGGCTTAGAATATTTAACTCTTGATAGAGTAGCTGGAACTTTATCAGGTGGAGAGGCACAAAGAATAAGACTCGCAAGTCAGATAGGATCTGGTCTAACTGGCGTTTTATATGTACTTGATGAACCAACTATTGGATTACATCAAAAAGATAATCGTAAATTAATAGATACACTTAAAGCATTAAGGGACTTAGGAAATACTGTTGTAGTTGTAGAACATGATCAAGAAATGATGAAGAACGCAGACTATTTGGTGGATTTTGGTCCAGGGGCAGGAAAACTAGGAGGTCAAATAGTAGCTCACGGCACAACTGTTGAAATTATGAAAAATAAAAAATCAATTACAGGTGCTTATCTTTCTGGTAGAAAAAAAATAAATATACAAAACTTAGTTAATTCTAGTTTATTACCAGTAAATAATAATCTTAAAATATTTGGTGCAAATCAATTTAATCTAAAATCTATAAATGCTGAATTTCCTTTAGGAAAGTTTATATGCATTACAGGTGTGTCAGGATCTGGTAAATCAACTCTGCTTGTAGAAACTCTATTTCCAGCACTTCAAAGAGAATTAAACCCTTTTTTTAGAGGAGATGTGGGAAGTTATAAAAAAATTGAGGGACTAGATTTTATAGATAAGGCAATTTTAATTGATCAATCACCAATTGGAAGAACTCCTAGAAGTAATCCAGCAACATATACAGGTCTTTTTGATCCAATAAGAGATGTTTTTTCATTAACAAAAGAGTCAAAGGTATTAGGATTTAAAAAGGGTCAATTTTCATTTAATTTAAAGGGAGGTAGATGTGAAGCCTGTGAAGGTCAAGGGCAAACAAAGATTGAGATGCAATTTATGCCAGACATTTGGATAGCTTGCGAGGTTTGTAAAGGAAAACGCTATAACTCGCAAACTTTAGAAGTTAACTATAAGGGTAAAAATATAGCAGAAGTTTTGGATTTAACCATAACTGACGCATTAGATTTTTTTGGATCACATCCTAAAATATATGAAAAATTAGTAACTTTGCAAGATGTCGGATTAGGCTACATGCAGTTAGGACAACCTGCAACAACATTGTCAGGTGGAGAGGCACAAAGGGTTAAACTTGCTACAGAACTTTCAAAACGACAAACTGGAAAAACATTTTATATTTTAGACGAACCTACAACAGGGCTTCATTTTGCGGATGTTGAAAAATTGTTAAAAGTTTTAAAACTACTTGTATCTAAGGGAAATACCGTTTGCGTAATAGAGCATAACTTAGATGTAATTAAAAATAGTGATTGGGTTATTGATTTAGGTCCTGGAGGAGGAGATAGTGGGGGTGAAATAATTGCTGTAGGATCACCTAAGGATATTTCAAAAAATAAAAATTCTGTAACAGGTAAGTATTTGCTACAATAAAACAAATGAAGAAGATTATATTTTTAATTTTAACATTTTTTCTATTAGCCATATCTTTTTCAAAACCATTTATTTCAAAAGTATTAGCTGAAGGTGAATTTGCTACAAATCTAGAAGCAACATATAAAGTAAAAGAAAATGGGATTACAGAAGTTTCAAATAAAATAACTTTAACAAATTTATTTTCCAATATTTATGCAACAACATACTCAATTGTATTAAATGGTATTAACCCACAAAATATTAGAGGTTACGATGAAAAAGGTCCTTTAAATGTATCTTCTGCGAAAAATGATACAGCAACAACGATAGAGATTAAATTTAATGACTCTCTAGTAGGTAAAGGAGCATTAAGAACCTTTTGGTTAAACTTTGAAGAAAGTTCGTTCGCAGTTAAGACAGGAGAAGTTTGGGAAATTTCAATTCCGAGACTATCAGAAAATGCTAATTTTAATAATTATTCATTAAAATTACTTATCCCAGAAAGTTTTGGTCAGGAAGCATATATTTCACCAAATTTTAGAGAGAAGAATATTTCTAATAGTTACTTTAATTACTTATTTTTTAAGGAAGATATAGAAAAGACAGGTATAACAGCTGGATTTGGCCAATTTCAAGTATTTTCATTTACACTAAATTATCACCTTGAAAATCCTCTTTCAAAAGAGTCTACAACAGAAATTAGTTTACCTCCAGATACTGCATTCCAAAAAATTTATTATCAAAATATTAATCCTAAACCTACTAGTATGCAGGTAGATAGTGATGGTAATTGGATTGCAAAATATAAATTATCTTCTCGTCAGAGATTAGATGTGGTTGCTTCAGGACAAGTTCAAATCTTCGCATCAATAAGGTCATATCCTAAACCTACTGAAGATTCATTAAATGAAAATTTAATAGAAACTTTCTTTTGGCAAACAACTAATCCTGAAATTGTTAATTTAGCCAAAACTTATAATACCCCAAGAAAAATATATGATTTTGTATCAACAAAATTAAAATATGATTATTCAAGGGTAAAGGCAAATGTAGAAAGATTAGGCGCAGTGAAAGCCTTAGAAAATCCAAATTCAGCTATTTGCATGGAATTTACTGATCTTTTTATAGCAATTGCCAGAGCTGCAGGGATTCCAGCAAGAGAAATTGATGGATATGCATATACAGAAAATCCTGAGATTCAACCTCTTTCATTGGTTAACGATGTTTTACATGCTTGGCCAGAGTACTATAACTTTAAATCTGAAGCTTGGATACCAGTTGACCCAACATGGGGATCAACTACTGGTGGCGTAGATTACTTTAATAAACTTGATTTAAGACATTTTACATTTGTTATACATGGTAAAAATGATAGTATTCCATATGCTGCTGGTTCATATAAGTTGGGTTCAAATCCTCAAAAGGATGTATTTGTCTCTTTTGGTAGTTTACCTCAAGAGAGGAATTCAAAACTAAAAATTATTGCAAGTTTGGATAAATTTATTCCTTTAATACCAAATAGATTAAATATTAATATTACAAATCCTGGCCCAGTTGCTGTCTATAGTCTAAGACAAAGAATATTCTTTGATAAAAATGAAGTACCTAACCAAAATCAAGTCGAAATTTTATTACCATTTCAAATATATAAATCATATATTGATATTCCATTTTCCTTTTTAGCTACCAAAACTCCTGATAAAGTAATGCTACAAGTCGATGGACAAGAAATAACAGTGTCTACAAATAAACAGCAGGTTATAATTTATAATTTATTATTTATATTTGTAGTTTCACTTATTATTTTAATAACGATTGTCTTTAGATTAAAAAAATGGAGAATCTTTCCAAACTTAAAAAAATTAAAATAAGTAAAAATTCCTTCAAGAAAATTCCTGAAACTCCTGGTATTTACATCTTCTGGAAGGAAAATTTTCCTATTTATATTGGTAAATCTGTAAATTTAAAAAATAGATTAAATAGTTATTTATCACTAAAACTTGGACCTAAAACTTATGAAATGGTTAATGAATCAGAATCTGTTTCTTACTTAAAGGTTTTTTCTGAATTAGAATCTTTGCTTTTGGAATCGAATTTAATACATAATTTTAAACCTAAATTTAATGTAATTTCGAAAGATGATAAACATGCTCTTTACATTAAAATTACTAAAGGCAAATACCCACAAGTTTTAACTTCAAGAAAAGATGGTGATTTTGGACCATTTCCATCATCTGGGAATGTAAAAATAATATTAAAACTAATTAGAAAAATCTTCCCATTTTCAGAACATAAACTAGGCAAAAGACCTTGTTTATATAGTCATATCGGCTTATGTAATCCATGTCCTAATTTTGTTGAATCAATTAAGAATGAACAAGAAAAAGACATTTTAATTAAAAGTTACAAAAATAATATAAAAAATATAAAACTAATACTGTCAAGAAAATTTAACATATTAAGAAAAACCCTTGAGAAAAAAATGATAACTCTTTCTAAAGAAGAAAAATTTGAAAAGGCAAGTCAAGTAAGAGATCAGATTAAAGCTCTAGATTATATTACTCAACCTAAACTTTCAGATGATTTATATCTAAAAAATCCAAACCTTAGAGAAGATATTAATTATAAAGAAATTGAAGGTTTAAAGAAAATACTAAACTTAAAAAAATTAAATAGAATTGAATGTTTTGATATTGCACATTTAAGTGGAAGTTATACTACAGCCTCAATGGTTGTTTTCATTAAAGGGGAAGCGGAAAAAGAATATTACAGGCATTTTAAGGTAAGACAAAAAAATGGTTCAAGTGATTTTGATTCGATGAAGGAGGTTTCAAGAAGAAGAATTAAACATTTGAAAGATTGGGGAAAACCAGATTTAATTATTGTCGATGGAGGACTTTTACAAATTAAGGCATTTAAAATAAATGTACCTATTGTCGGAATTGCCAAAAACCCTGATAGGTTAATTTTTTCTGACGGAAGAAAATTAATATTAAACGGATTAACTTTACATTTTTTACAAAGAATTAGAAATGAATCTCATAGGTTTGCTAGAAGGTACCATCATTTACTAATTAAGAAAAATCTACTAAACTAAATTTGTAATGAAAAGAATATTAAGACATTTTGTTATTGATTCAGTTTCTATATTTCTAGTTTCCTCCATCGCTTCTGGAATGATGTTTGAAAAAGGAATTGAAACACTACTTTTAACCGGACTTGGCTTAACAATTGCTTCTTTAATAGCAAAACCTGTTATAAACATATTAATGCTACCTATAAATCTTATTACCTTTGGGCTTTTTAGGTGGGTAGCAGCTGTTGCTGTTCTTTACATTGTTACTTTAATTGTACCTGGCTTTAAAATAATAGGGTTTAGTTTTGGTGGTTATTCAAATATATGGTTCGATGTCCCCACAATAGCCTTAACAGGAATCTTAGCTTTCCTGGCATTTTCATTACTTCATTCTTTAATTTCTTCTTTTATTTATTGGTTGATTAAATAAGAATAGTGTAAGCACAAATTATCATTTCGTGATAAAATAAAGACATGAAAGAGGTTGTTCAAATAATTCAAGCAATTAGTGCATTATTTTTAATTATTTTTGTTTTACTACAAGTTAGAGGTACTGGATTTGGGAGGAGTACCAATTCATCTTCATTTACGAGAAGGGGAATAGAAAAGTTAGTTTTTAAATTAACTTTTGTAGTAACCGCAATATTTCTAATATTATCAGCTGTTTCTCTTTTTCTTTAAAAGTAAATGTTATCCGTAAGATACATAATAAGACTACTAGGGGCCTTTTTTAAAAAATTTAAAGCAATTATTTTAATAGGATCTTTATTTGGTATTGTTTTCTTTCTTTTACTTTTTATTCTAATGCCTTCAATTGCATCAACAAATGAAAAAATTGGTATTGTAGGTAGATTTACACCAAACAATCTTCCTGATGACATATTAATTTTGATTTCAGGTGGGCTTACAAAAATTGAAGATAATGGGACTGTTGCCCCAAATCTGGCAAAATCTTGGGAAACACCTGACGGAGGAAAGACATGGGTATTTACAATCAAAGATAATATTATATGGCAAGATGGTAAAAAATTGGTTAGCTCAGATATTAATTACGAATTTTCAGATGCAAAAATTGAAAAACCTAATGAAAAAACAATTAAATTTAATCTAAACAGTAATTTTTCCGCCTTTCCAATAATTCTTTCAAAACCAATATTTAAAAAGGGCCTATTAGGTACTGGTGGATGGAAAGTTAAAAAGATTTCTTTAACCGGTGGCTTTGTTCAAAAGTTAACAATTCAAAATAAAAAGGGTGATAGAAAAACCTATAAGTTTTATCCCACAGAAGATAGGTTAAGATTAGCTTTTAAATTAGGGGAAGTTAATATTATTAAAAATCTTCAAGATCCTAAACCATTTGATAGTTGGAAAATTGTAAAATTAGAAAAATCTGAAGGTTTTGACAATTTTGTTGGAATATTTTTAAATACCGAAGACCCGAAATTATCTGAAAAGACAGTAAGACAAGCATTAAACTACGCAATAGATAAAACAAACCTTCCGGGAATTAGAGCAATAGGCCCAATCTCACCTAATTCGTGGGGTTATAACCCCCAGGTTAAGCAATATCAAAAAGATATTGAAAAGACAAAAGAAGCAAAGGATTTACAAATAAAGCTTTCTACCCTTCCAAATCTATTATCCACAGCTGAAATTATAGCTAATGATTGGAAAGAAGCAGGTATTACAACTGAAATTGAGGTGGTTTCTGCAATCCCTACTAATTATCAAGCCTTTTTAGCAACAGTTGATATACCAAAAGATCCTGATCAATATAGTTTATGGCATTCAACTCAAACTGGAACAAATATATCAAATTATAAAAATCCAAGAATAGATAAACTTTTAGAAGATGGGAGAACTGAGTTAGATCAAGAAACAAGAAGAAAAATTTACCTTGATTTTCAAAAATTTTTAGTTGAAGATGTTCCGACTATTTTCCTTTATCATCCAACCTTCTATACCATCATAAGAAAGTAATTAAACTTTAGTATTTTGTTATTTCTTCCCAATTAAAAATATTTAATCTCTATAAAAGACAATTTCAAAGCACCAAAAATTACTTAAATAATAAATTATTATTAATTATTTAAAATATAAACCTAAGGCGTTTCTGTTGGAACAGGTGATGACGAAGCTTCAGGCGATGCTGAAGGCGACGGGACAACTGTTGGAACAGATGATCCGGTTGGAGTTGGTGTAGCTACAACTGTAAAATTTGCTAATAATTTGCTTAGCCAACCCAATAGACTAAATCCTTTTAATTGTTCAGACAGCTTCAATTCAATATCATAAAGATCTGAATTTAAAGAAGCTATAGTCTCATCAATAGTTGCAACATTGGTTGTTGATAATTTATCTTTTAAACGAGTCAATTTTTCTATCTGATTTCTTAATTGTACTATTTGACTTCTTACCTGACCTGCATTTTTGTAATCTGGTCCCATTATAAATTTAACAATACTAGGTCTTGCCTTCATGTCATTTAGCGAATTATCAATTTCAGTATCTGCGTCGACTTGTTCATCTTTTATGTCTTCAACCTCTGCTTCAACATCTTCATTATTAGTATCTAGCAACCTTTCTTGTAGTCTTTCAGTATTCCTAATAGTATTTTCGAGTTGTCTTCCTACATAAATAGGTTTATTAGAATTTTCATCTTCAGAGTTTTCTGATTTATCACTTTTAGCAAGAGTAATTCCTGTAAAAACAACTAGTAGAAAAATTGCAAAAACAATATATAAATATTTTTTCATTTTTAATCACCTCCTATCATTTTGTATATATCATTGTACCCCTTTTGTTGAAAATTTAAAAAATATAGAAAATGTTTATTTAAATGAAGAAATTTCTTATTTTATTGTGGGTGGCTGAGGAGAATTGAACTCCCGACCTCTTCCTCCACAGGGAAGCGCTCTGAACCAACTGAGCTACAGCCACCAAATAATCTTGAGTGTTTTTGAGCGGGTAGCGGGAATCGAACCCGCATTAAAAGATTGGAAATCTCTTGTTCTACCATTGAACCATACCCGCGACTACTATATTTTACCTTTATTTTGAATATTTTTCCAAGACTAAAGAATTATCATGAGGATGCACGGCTACACAAGCCCAATGTTTGTTTTCCGAACCATCAAAATTTTCATCACTCCACATACTTTCAAATAAACTTTGTTCAACAAAATAAATATTTTCGTAGTTTGTAAGAATTAAGCCGTCACCTTTTTGGACAATTTCATCCTTTGAGCCATCAATAATTAATGCGTATTTTGTATCTTTAATACTAACAACCATTGACACAATTACATAATGTCCATCAACAGTGTCTTCAGAAACAAATTTTCCATCAGTTTTGGAAAATCTCTTTAACTTATCAGTAATATCAACAATTACTCCAACTTTTTCTGAACAATTTACAACTTCTTCCAATTCATTAAAGGTCCAATTCCTTTTTGCTAAAATGTGGTTTTTAGGAAGAATATCACTAAACATATCAACTATTTCACTAGGTTTTGTTCCCCATGCAGGATTTGAAATGTGTTTTTTCATATCTTTTAAGCTGTAATTATTAAAACCAAAGGCTAAAGCAACTGATTTAACAGTTGCAGGAGCACAATAACCTTCTTCTTCTAATGTTTGTCGAGAAATAAAAAATTCTTTAATCATATATTTATATTTTTATACAGTGAAGTCTAATCCAGTATAAAAAATGGAGAGTCTGTAAACATACTATATTTAACTAAAGACATATTATTTTTGTCGGAGTGCCCGGGCTCGAACCGGGGACCTCCGCGTCCCAAACGCGGCGCTCTGCCAACTGAGCCACACTCCGTAAGAAAGAGAAACTTACATGTTTCTTTATCCAGAGCTATTTTAACATAAATGTATAAATATGGAGAAGTTTATTTTTTGATACCAAATGTCATGACAGTTGTGCCTTCTGCGGCGTATGCACAACCTTCATCCCAATCTGGCCTCTCAAGTGTGTCCTTGTGACCAGGGGAAGTGGACCACCAGTAGATTGCATTTTGAACAGTAGGAGAAGTTACTAAAATTTCGCCAACTAGGCCATAACCGTACTCTGTTTGAATACCCTCATTTTTCACCCAGTCCTCAAAACCTTCATGGAACTTTCCATCTTTGGCATATCTCCAACGCTCAACTAAATTGTCGCAAAGTCCTTGGCCCAAGGTGACGGGTTTAACTCCTATACTTACACGGTGAGCATTAACTGCATCAAAAATTTCCTGGCCAGAGTATTCACCCCCAAAGCCCACGCCACCACGAAGGGCAGCAACCATGTATAAAAACATTGCGCCCAAAACTAGAAATGCGCCAAAGCCAGCCTTACCCGCACCAAAACCCAATGGTGCATTCCACTTGGGGGCCTTTAGTACCTTACGTAAAATACCACCCAAAAAAGTGAGTCCTAAAAATGCACATCCTAAAAATAAAGTTGTTAACATGGGAAGCAACCAGACATTTTGAGGTGAACCAGGACCATAGGAGGGGTCAAGGGTAAACATTTTTGTGGAGGCAAAAATCACATAGACAAAAGCACCCGTGAATAATAACCACAAGTAAGAACTGAAAGTTGTTACTTTTGCTAGAAATGTTGTGGTTTTAAGTTTATTTATCATTTCTCTTCAAGGCCATATTTCCTCAAACAGTTTTTGTAAGCTTCGTTAAAGTCATCTTTCAAATACATTCCATTATCTTTTGCTGCTTTGTACGAGTTATAGGTTTGGCTATTTGTGGCACCCATACTTATCATTACATCAAGTTTACTTTCTAAAATCTCTCTCGCTTTAATATCTGCTTCTTTATCACATGTCTTATAATTCTTTTCTAACTCACTCTGTTTTTGATTTTGCTCTAACTCCAATTCAAACTTTTGTTGTTCTAATAGTTGTTTGTCACTTTGAATTTTTGGAAGGGCGAATACGAAATAGTAACCAAGTGATAGGGCCACTAGCAAAAAGCTAATAGCAACGATGTAAGTAATAAGGTTTGGTTTGTTCTTGGACACTTTATGCAAATTATACTGCTAAATACTATATTTTCAAAAGTTCTTAACATTGATACTAAAAGAGTATATAGTGTTTATGGATATAGTTTATAGAAAGGGGGTGATTAATTTGAAATATATATTTGCATTATTTACAGCTTTTATAGCTGTATTTGTATTCGTAGCAGCTCCAGTCAATGCTAAACCTAGCACTTGTGCAACAATTGCCGATGGCACAATAACAGATATTAACGGAAATCTAATAACAGCTGGTTATGACCAATATGGTTACAACTATCAAGCACATATGTTTAATGGTTTCTATAACAACTATTCAAGACCTGCAGTACCAGTTACAGAAGGTGACAGACTAATCATGAAGTGGTCTGATGCTTGGATATCCAATTTAGATTGTAACTTGGATGGTAAGTTAGATAGAGGTTTAGTCGATGGTGAGTATACAGACGGTATCAGCAAAGGATGGTTAACTAACCACTACTACGGCGATGGAGTAGTAGACTTTGTCAAAATAGTTTGGACAGGCCCAGGTAGTCCTTTGTGGGGTCAGTACACTATTGTTGAAGAAGTATGGAACGATAAAGGTTTAGACTTAAATGGTCTATTCAGTAAAGAAGATGTACATGGGTTCGGACAGAACGAACAATGGACAGCACTTCCTTAATTGTTCATTTAAATAGCCTGCTTATCTAGCGGGCTATTTATTGGAATAATCGATTATTTAGTAAACCCTAAAATCCTGGAACTCGTCTCCCATTATCCAAACAGATTTCATTCCCAACAACTTCTCCTTGTTTATCAAATAGAATCTCTCAATCTTGAAACTGTCTCCCCTTTGAAAACATACAAGAGCGAAAACGGGACTCCAGCGTTTTTGCTGAGTCTGTAAGTTAAAAATATAACCCCCATTTTTTCTGGCTCTTGATGATTTAACTTCAATCTTAGTTTTCCCAAGTTTTATATCATGGCTTGATTTTCTAATCAATCTTGACTCGGGAAGTAGAAGCATTGTTGCAAATTCTCCCATTGTTCCTGTTGGTCTTTTTCCTATAAATTTAGTCAAATTAATCACCTCCTTTAATAAATTCCCAACTCATCCAAAATGTCTCCTTTCTCGTCAACTTCAGGTTTTTCTGGTCCTAATGCCTCATCTATAAACTTCATGTCAGAAACATCAAAGTCAGCCGGTCGCCCCATCTCCTTCCATATATTCTGGTATTCTTTCTCTGTTCTTCCTAATGGGTTGGAGTTTATAGTTTCTAAGTTAATATGATTCTTCTTTCTTATATGATTCACAGAATCAGCCTCATCTTCGTCCATTTGCATGCCTGGCGGGTATTTTCCCTGGGTATCATGGGTGATACCTTCTCCTATTGGATTTTGTGTGTACACAAAAGTAGCCTCAACTTCGTTCATACGATATAATCCCTTTTTAATTACTGAGACAAGTTTGCTGTTCTTGAGTTCGGTTACAATTCTTTTTACCTGAGACTCGCTACAGCCAAGATACTTGGCCATTACCGCCTGGGGTAATTTAACCTCACCATGGTCAACTGAACCTGGCCAGTCTCTCATATCCATTTTTAAAATATTCCACAAAAGTTTAGCTTTATCTGAAATAGGTAAGTTTAATATTGCAAAAAACTCTTTTCTTTTAACTGGTTGCCATTCAGGCCACTTTTTAGAGTTAGTTAACTTATATAAAATTGGGTCGTTTTTATCCATTTTTATCCTCCACTAATCTGATACCAATGGTCTTTCCGTTTTCTTTTATCTTTTTAATTATCTTTTTCTGGGTCAACTTTTTGAGGACTGTATTGAGGTACTGTCTGGTAACTCCCAGGTCGTTTGCTAAACCAAGTTGCTTACCTTCATATGTAAATTTAGGCAACTGGGTTAATTTCAACACGACTGAGACGCCAGTGTAATTTATCTGGCTTGCTGATATTATGTTTTTTAACAATGACTCATTCATAACATTGTGGCGAGGGTGGAGAAGGAAAACCCCACCCTCAGATTGATAAAACGCAGGATGCTTCTTACAACAAAAAACACCCTGGACTACAAACAGATTGCAAACCATACTTGCAAACTATTCATATTCCAGGGCGTTACTGGTCCCCGAGAAGGTCAGTTTCCGACCTTCTGATGTAATGTATAAATGACTATGAGTTACTTGTCAACAGGCAAATAACGGGATAAATTACTCTTATGAATGAAAAAATAGAAGTATTACCAGCAGCAACTTATTCAAACAAAGAAGCACAAATTATACTTGGCTTGGGCGAAGACGCTATTGGTAGAAGAATTGCGCGGGGCGAGTTAAAGGTATCAGTTCTGGGAAATAAATATAGGTTCTTTGGACAAGATTTAATAGATTACCTTAAAAGCCAACAAACAATTAAATAACCATGCCAAAATCATCGTTCACCATTGCAGAGTTAGCCTCACCATTAAACCAATTTATTTCTGTTACTGGTGGTTTAGTTCCCCGCGGGTTTTACAATGAGAATACAAACTATGCAGTGGGTGACTGTGTTGCCTTTGAAGGTTCATCATATTTGATGTTTAACGATGGACCAGCAGGAACAGCGCCGGATAATGAAACATATTGGCAACCACTCTAAATAATCGATTACTCTAATGAACAAAATAGACGAATACATGCAAGCAGAGTCTGAGAAGCAGTTCTCCACAGAGAAACGTACTCAGATTGTCGACGAGTACCTTGCAAAAAAAGCAAAAATCAAAGGCTTAAACTACCGCACTTGTGAGTGGTGCCAACAGCCCACTTTGACAAAAGATGCCCGCCAGAAAGTTGTGCTTTGTCATGAGTGTGAGAATGGCAGAGGTGTAATTTCCAGATATATGGAAACCCACAAGATTCAACATTTGAGTGCCCAAGACAGAAGCAGAATTGCTGAATCAAGAACAGTCAGAGTGGGTAGTGGAAAGAAATTCAACTAATGACAAAAGCAACAAAAGAACAATTAAAACTCATCAGTGAGAAAATTGACAACTTACTCAGCGAAATAAAAGAAATACATATTTTGATTGAGTTTCGTAATAGAAAGAAAGATAAGAATGCTTAACTACATCAAATTTAAACTTTTTGGACCAGTTGACCCAGAAGCTGAAAAAGCTGCATTGGAAGCCCTGGGTTATGTCATGTGGCAGAAACTTAAGCAGACTTTGCCAGAACTACAAAACAAATCAAAAGAACAAGAAACATCACAACTATACAACAACTGGGTCAAAGACAAATCAAAAGAACTTTTCGCCGGTCGTGAGAATGAGTTAGTTAAGATACAACAAAAAATAACATGGGAATTAAATAAAATATTCAAATGAGTAATCCAACAACTACAGGTGCACTTCTTAAAAATCTAAACCGCATTGACTCTCATATTGCTGGTAAAAACACTATTGGACAAGGTGAACCTTTGTTTGGCTCAATTATCGAAATGATAAGAGGCGCCCAAGCGGATATGTCACTTCAATATTACGAGAGCCCCCACATGGAGGTAAAAGCAATGGCAGAATCATACAACAACAAAATGTCCCAATATAGAAAGTTCACCAAGGGTAAAATGTTAAGTCAAAGAGAGAGGGACAATATTTTGTATGGAAGTTAATATTTGTAAAGCTACAACTTCAAATGATAAACCTTGCAAAAACCCATGCCTTACTGGGAGAGAATTTTGTTTTGCACATGACCCCGACCCAGTATCTCGTGCAAAGTTTCTCGCTATAACTGCAAAGGGAGGGAAGAAACCCAGAACTCTAATTGCCGCCCTCAAAGGTTTTAAAGCAAAGGATTCTGTTGATTTTGCTGAAGCTGTAAGGCGAATACTCGAAATGATAATTGCAAAGGGTTTAATCAAGACAACGAAAGACGTTGCCGTCTTCAATTCTTTAGTTGGAACTTTTTTGAAGCTAGAACAAGGTTCTATTGTTCCAGCTAAGATGAGGGAGATTGAACTTAAGTTGGCAGAGAAAAACAAAGCTTTGAGTAAAGACAAAACAGCTGGGTCAGAATCTGGACAATCGCTGGGTTAGCTTTAAAATGTTGCGAGTTTCTGGGATAAACGTTAAGCAGGGAATAATTAAGTACCACCACACAAAACCTCCACACCCACACTTTCAGAAGCCCACTCCATTTCCTCAGTCACTATCCAATAGGCAACAGCCTCTTCTTTCTTTCCCTTCTCCACACTCAACAAGCTAGAAGCTGTGGGCTAGGGGGTGGTATCAAACAGTTTCTGTTAACTTCCCAGGCATAGGGAGTGGCGGGGTGGTACACACCCGAGCTGTAGGAAAGGGTTAAAGGAGTTGATTGTATGTAGTACTCCTGCCTGGTACACAGAAGGGTAAGGGGGGGTTAGAGTTGTCCAGAATTTTTTTCTGGTAGAAATTTTCAAAAAAATACACTTGGGGATTGACTTTGAGGCTAATTTGAAGGATAATACCCATACGCCTGAAACGCGTACTGGTATAAGGGAATTATATTTGTACGAACGGATTTAAACTAGACTTCTGATTACTGGAAGTAACCCAGCCTCCGTTACAACGTCCCAGGAGTATAGATACTATCCTGTGACACTCTTCAACTTCATATCAAAACTAATCTCAAATTCCGGGTGAGTTTCTTTAAGTTTTGCAATAGCCTTCATAACATCCGATACGCTTATTTCTTTCTCTGCCTGAGAAGGGTAAACATAAGTTGTATTTGGTAACAAAACATCACCCTCTTTTGCTGTTTCTATTCTTCCGAGTGACCTCTTGCCCTCCATGGTCAACTGTAAGCCCTTCAAAACCCTTCTGCCTGTATCACTTGTTGAATAGGTTGGAATAATCAAATTATGCCACTTAAGATGGGTCATTAAATTTGTAATCCAATTTTTGTTAACAGCTTCGTTTGTAAGGTCTCTATTAAAAGCGGTGTATGCTTCTTCAAGAAGTATGGAGTCAGATTCTGGGGCATGCAAAAACATCTTTCTCAGGTTCTTTATTGATGATGGCTTTGATTTGTGCTTCATATTACAATAATTCAGTGTAACACATATCTTCTATATGTCAAGTATATGGACTTGTTAATGAAAGATAACAGAGAGGTAAAAAGTAAACTTTGTAACAAATTCCTATTTTTAAGAACAATACGCAATCTAACCCTACAAGCGCTAGTAAAAATAGCGTACCAGACATCGTGTAATCAATTCTTAGCCCCCCTATTTTAGAATTCCGACAAGTTACCCATCTCAGACATAAAATAGCCTTTATGACTTTTTTATACACTTATAAATTATACTACTGTCAATAATACCTTTACGCAGTATCTTTGAAACAAACTAGCAGAAACTACATTGATTTTAAGCCTACAATAACTGTCTTTAATCTGTTATACCTCATAATATGCTGTCCCAAACAGTTCTCCAACCAGCTCAAACAGAACTGGAAATATCAAACCTCCAAAAAAAACTACTTGCCATGAACGTTCTGGGAAATGAAGTTTCCGAAGAACTTAACCTCCTTCGTGGTTGGGCTATTTCTGTGCATGGGGATTGTGAAATTTCGATGGATGAAATTATAGCGAAAAAATTGTATGTGTCATCTCACAGATACTTCCAGAAACAAGGCGCAAAAAGTTACCCGGAGTTTAAAACTCTCACTGGGGCAGTTTTAAACAAACTAGCGTTCATGCAAAAGGTTTCTACCTTATTTGAAATGGAACTCATAGACAAAGAACAATTTGAGAAACTCAAAACGTTAAACAAGCTACGAATAGATATGGCACACCCCAGGAGTGGCCGGTATTTGTTTTATGTAGACAAAGAACGTCAGAAATGGGCATATCAACTTATGGTTGAGGTTGTAGGTTTTCTGGCTGAAATAGATATATCTTTTGGAGTTAAACTTTAAGGCTTGACACACCCATAGTAGTTTGATTTTATTTGTTTAATATTGATTGGAACTGTAACACACCCCCAATCAAAGCAATTAATTTTCTTTAAAATCCTCTGGAGTCGGTTCCAATCCAATCTTCGAGTTTTGTTGTAAAGAGGCAAAAACTACAGATATCTCTGGGGGATTTTAAGGGAAATTAATCCCAACTCTTCACACCTGGAGAGTTATCGTAATAGCATTGTCCCCGGGTTGAGGTTGCTCGAGACCAGGGGACGAAGAAATTTATTTATATATGGCAACAACTCACATTGGCTCATGGGGAACCCCCGAATTCGGAATTACCGAAAAAATTAATGACCTTCTAGGTTACGGCCGAGACGCTTCTGGCGGCTCAGGTCTTGTGGCTGACGCGGGGCAAACAGTCAATCAAGACAATAACATCCAGTGGAATGCTTTGCAGTCATACATGCCCGGGACTGCCCCTACTCCAGTATCAACTCCCAGGGTGCAATCACCATCCCCAGTTCCAGTTAACACAAACACTGGTGGCGGTGGTGGCTTTGACATGAAATATTACCCGGGATGGGGTTATACCGAGGCTCTTGCAGACTGGAATGCAACAGGTGGGGCAAAAGCAAATCAGGGTGGTGGTCAACCCGATTATTCGGCACTTATCGAGCAAATGTATGGACCAGCTTTCAACAGTCTCACAAGTCTTGAGGGAGTTGTTGGCCAGCAACGTGATGTTGCAACCTCAGGGATTCAGCAACAAGCTGGGGAGCAAAAATCGGCTTTTGAACAAGCATTGATGGCTTCCCGACAAATGTTAGGCAATCAAGTTGATGAGTTGTCATCATCTCTAAGAAAGGGTGAATCCTCAAACCTCAGAAACTACAAAGGAGCATTACAACAAATGGCGTCAAGGTTCGGAGCCCAAAGTTCTACAGGGGTCGCGGCAAGCGAAATTATACTTTCTGAATTCTTAAGGTCCGGGGGCGATATCAGAGAATCTTACGCAGCCGGTCAAAAAGTAATTCAACAAAAGGGTCGAGAATACGAGGAGAAGTTCCAGTCTGATGTTAAAAATCTAGAGGATAGAGTCGCACAGGGAATCAAAGAAATTGACACAGAATTTCAATCACGAATCCAAGAAATCGGAATGCGAAAGGCAGACTTGGAAACAAACAAAACAGCAATGAGAATTGAAGCTCTTCAAAGTGCTGTTCAGAGGGCACAACAACTCGACGACTACAAACAAAAAACAATGTTTGATTTGGGAGTTTGGAATTTGGAGAGAAAAACAGAATTGGGTCAAAGTCAAGCATATTTGGACGACCTCACCTCAAAAGTCGCTGCAGAACTCAAGTCACGACAACTTGACATGACAAACACACCACAAATGTCATTTTTGAACAATGGTGTTTCAACAAACAACTCTATCTACAAGAGCAAATATGGTCAAAACGTTGATGACCCATATTCTGGACTTTTAGTTTAACTGATATGATATGGCATTTCTCGATATATTCAAAACTGCAAAAGACAAAGTAACAGCACTTTCTCAAATTGGTGCTTTTGGTCCTGGCGTCCAAGCCCTCACAAACTCCAAAGTAAAACAAAACACAATTACCCCACTCAAGGAAGGAATTTCAGCAGGTCTTCGCATGGCTCCCCCTGTAAACCTATATAGAGAACTCACTGGGAAAAATTCAACAGAACAAAGAGGCCAAGACTTGGCAAAATTTGCAAAAGGTGTAGGTGTGGTAGGCCTTGGCTCACTTGGGACTGTTGCATCTTTTGGTATTGGTGCGGCACTCAGTCCCCAAGGGCAAAGGGCAGAGGGTGGTTATCGTGGTATTGGAATGGGACAACAATATGGCGGACTTTCAAAATTCACTTCTCCAGCAATCGCTAATTTTGCACCTAAAAGTATTCTTGCTTCAAGATTGGGACAAGGAGCTCTAAACGTTGGCGAGGGTATAGCAATGTCTGGAGTAACTAAACAACCTTACAACTTCCAACAATTCGTGTTGGATGCCTTCCTGGGTTCAGGTGGTAAGCCATTTAGTCATGTAGATGGTCCAATTGTCTCTCGGGTTAAAACTTCAGAAAATGCAAAGAATATTCTCAAAGGTTGGTGGACAGAAACCAATGCCCAAACAGCAGCCCGTCGCAAGGCTGGACTCTCTCCAACAGAAGCATACGGGGCAACTAAAAAAGTTGTTGATACTGAAAAATTCAAAGGTATATTTGCAAAGTGGATAGGCCAGCGTGATGCTGCAAGAACCACTGGGGTTGAAGAATCTGCACAGTTTAAAGCAATTCCTAATGAACTAGGACCGGAAATAATAAAGTTCATGGAAGGTGGCTCAACTAGTAACCCAGAAATTAAATCCATTGCCGGAATGTTGAGGCAACGTTTTGACCAACTATACACTGAAGCCAAAAAAGCGAATTTAGATATTGGGTACCTTAAAAACTATGTTTCCCATTATTGGAAACAAACACAGGAGGAAGTTGAAGCTGTTTACAAGGGGGCAAAAACAAAAATAGGACACAGAAAAATACCTACATACGAAGAAGGAATTGCACTGGGACTTGAGCCAAGGTTCACAAACCCAAGTCAAATACTTGGAACATATGCGCAAAAACTTAATGAGTTGAAAGCAAACCTTGAATTTATTAACACCTTAAAAAAGGAAGGACTTATTGTCCCAGCGGCAAAAAGGGAGGCGGGCATGGTTGAACTTATCGGCCCAGGATTCCCAAAGAGCAAGGCAAAAACTGCATCAGGAGAAACAGTTATTGGAAGTTATTTTGCAGATGCAAAAGTTGCACAAACCATCAACAGAGTTTTCTCACCCGAAGATGTTAACCCAATTATTGGCTTTGCAGGTAAAGCAGCAGGGGCGGTTCAAGATATTCGACTCGCTGGGGGTATTCCCGGAACTCCATTAAATAGCTGGACCTTTATACAAGTTCTTTTTAAAGAGTTACCTTCAGGAAGGGTCAAAGGACCACTTAAGGCGTTATGGGTTTCTATGACTGGGGCAAATAAATATTTTGAAGAGAATGCTGCAACTATTAAAACCATGCAGAAAAATAATATTCCAGTTTCAACAAGTCTCAACATTGAATCTCAAGGTAGGAACTGGCTACAAAATGCTTTTGGCGAAAACTTGGGAGAGTTTTGGCACAAACTAGTTAACGAGCCAACCTTCAAAAAGTTCATGCCAGCTATGGAAATTGAATTTTTCAAAGATACTTTGAGAGTTGCAAAGAAAAATGGAATGAGTGACGTGGTTGCAGAAGAAGTGGCCTCAAAAGCAACAATAAACTTTTATGGAATTGTTTCAAGTGATGCCCTTGCACAACGTGGAGCACTGGGGGAAAACTTAAAAACAATAATGTTTATGGCTCCCAGATATAGGGAAACAGTTTTGGGATTTTTGTATAACACCATTAAAGGGTTGAAGGCTCCACTTGCCCCAGAGAATATTGCGAACACCAGATGGCTCGCTGGTGCGGTTATCATGTATGGCATTTATGATTTAGTTAACTTGAAAAACACTGGCAACCACATGCACGAGAACCCACCAGGGCTTGAGGATAAAATCTTAGTTCCAGTGGGAAAACACACTATTGGAATTCCCTATATGTCTAGCATTTTGACTTTGCCCCGTGCAGGTTACAGAGCAACCAAAGAACTTTTCAGAGGAGATATTGGAGGGGCAATTGGTGAAGTTGGTTCATCTACCATGTCAATTGGCTTGAAACCCTTTGTTGATATTGCAAGGAACCAAGACTATTACGGCAACGAAATTACCCCCCAGAATTCAACAGCAAGTGAAAAGTTAAAGGGAAATGTTGGCTATATTGCCCGTCAGTGGATGCACCCATATGTTGCAGAACTGACCGACTCAAGATATAAAGATGACCCAGCCTACCAAAGACTCTCACGAGCTGTTGAGTTGCCACTACGATTTTATGAAACAAACTCAATTCTTAATCGTTGGTACTTTGCATCTCAAGATGAAGTTTTAAGAACTATTTCAAAAGATAAACAGGCAACTTATGAGGATGTGTACATTACAAAGAAAGAGCCAAAAACTACAATTGAAAAGAAACAACAGGCAATGGCAGAAGCCCAGACTCTTTTGGCAAACCCAGATATTATAGAAGCAAGGAGGGCAGTTTTATTCAATGAAGCCCAGAAGAGTGGTAAAGCTATTGACCCCTTCTTTTTACTATCACCTGCAAAACAAAAAATAGTTTTGCAACGAGATGCACAAGCGCCAGGAAGTAAGGAGGCGGACTCTATTACATCAACAAATATAGAATGGCTCAAGCCATACTGGACAGCACGAAGTGCTTATTTTGAAGAGTTAAAAACGAAGGGAACTTTTAAAGAAGCAGAAGAATTGCCCGGGCCAAAGTTTGTTGCAAATGATGAAGTCGTTAAGCTACAGGACCAATACTTTAACCTTCCTTATGGAACAGGCCAAAGGACACAGTTCCTTCAACAACATCCAGAGTTAAAAGCCTATTGGGAAGAGAAAGCTTCATACGAAAATGAAATGAGAGTTGGAATGGGACTACCACCTATCGAGTCTGGAAACTATGGAAAGAGTTGGCCAAAAGCATCAAAAGCAAAGAAGCCAAAATTGTTTGGGGCATTAAAAGGCAAAAAAGTAACTGTCAAAAGAATAGCGCAAAACATTTTTAAGCCACTTCAACCAATTAAACAAAAGAAGTTGAAGAATATTAAAGTTTCAAAAGTTTGATAGACAAAAATTATGTTTAACGACACTCAACAAAAATTTATTATAAATACCCTGGGGCGTATAGACTCGCTTCAAGCCGTGTACAAGCCATATTCTAATGAACTTGAATGGCTTAGGGCTCAAATAGTTGCATTGGAGGGTACACCCTCAAGTAACTATGTTGCTGATTTATGGAAACAACTTTTAGCACTCTCAAACTTACCAATTACCAATTCTTTAAACGCAAACAAGTTGACTTATTACAGAGCCAACTCATAAAGGCAGGTGATTTATTTATGACACACATATATCCAGTAAAAAGATTTGAGAAAGGGTGGAATGGCGCCACTCCAGAGGATTTGGCATATAGACTCGCCGAAGTTCAGCTTGATGTGGACGCGTTCAAACAAGCATATGGTGAATTTATACAGAAGCATCCTCTACCAGTGGTAAAGCCCGAAAGTTTGACACAAACAGAATGGGAAAACTACTTGAGCACAAAGGAAGTCATGGAGAAAAATCCATTGACAGGAGTTTCACCCGACCAAAAGGGACAAGTTATTTTTAACGAGTTTCAAGATGCTCAAAAAGCCGATGCAAAAAACCGAAAGGCTTCTGCAGAAGTTTTGGAGAATAGAGTTCAGAATGAGCTTCGAGCAATAGGGATAAGCCCAGAGGAATATCAATATTCTATTGAGTATCAGAAAGAAATTGAGGGAGGTGATGAATAATGGAAAAAATTAAAGCAAGGTATATTTTAGAATCTCTTGCAAATATCTATAACAACACAGGTATTTCAACCAATTCCATTGTCGAAAGAATCGAAAAAGTTCTTTTGAAAAATGGAGATGTTGCCCAGTCAATTTTAGACACTAACATGATTTCATTCGGCGACAATGTTCAAAAGTTAGCAGAATTCAAATCAAAAGTTTCAGAGCTAGAAAGTCAGGA